>Ga0076180_115_pt1 | contig 23064 bp, 25 predicted proteins | sample RifGroD2_FD_68215 | JGI IMG/M metagenome (GOLD analysis project Ga0076180, IMG submission 68215) | Parcubacteria (Uhrbacteria) bacterium GW2011_GWD2_41_121
CATAGTAGTCGTCTTTGAATTTTCTTAACACAAACCCGATCATTAATGCGACAACAGCCGCAACACTCATACCGATCAACGCAGCAACAAAAAAGTTAATACCATAGGTCGTACTCAGCACCGCAACAGCATATGCACCGATGCCATAGAATGCCGCGTGTGACAACGAGAGTAATCCGGTAAACCCAACGATAAGATCCAAGCTTAGCGCAAGAATGCCATAGATACCGAATAAAATTATAAGGTGAATGATATATTCCATACTTATTTTTTCCCAAGAATCCCTTTCGGTCTAAATATCAAGAAGAAGATCAAGATTGCAAATGCAATTGCATCTTTCCACTCGCCTGATACCTGCCATACGCCAAAGTTTTCCGCGAATCCGAGCAAAAATGCGCCGAGCACACCTCCGTAAATATTACCAACGCCTCCAACGATTGCTGCAATAACACCTTTCATTAATAATGACATTCCCATGGTTGGCTCAAGCCCTGTATCAAATCCAATCATAATCCCCGCAAACCCTGCGATTGCCGAACCGATAAAAAATACCCGTCCGATTAATTTGTTCGTGTTGATGCCCACAATGCGCGCAACAACTGCGTCGTCGCTAATCGCGCTCACCATTTTCCCGAACATGGTTCGTTCTTTTATCCACGCAAGCGTTCCCATAATAAGCAGCGCTGCTATCAATATAATCAGCTGCACCTGCGTGATAATACCTCCTCCGATCTGATAGAGTTTTGTCTCCATACTGCTGAATATATTGAGAAAGAAGCTTCAATCTTTCATGGATTGCATTGTTTGATGTGGCATCCTCAATAGAGGTGACGAAGGTCTTATCAAAAACCTTTTTACCTTGTTTCAACTTTTCCAATTCTTCGAAAATATAGTCAAAACTTCGTTGTGCCTCCTTAATGTGTTTCTCCATCACATCTGTAAATCTACCTTTGATTGACTCAAAGACTTCGGGAGCAAATTCAAATAGGTCTTGGTCTGGCTTGTAGATAACATCATGCTCTAATTCCGCCCACGCATGATGAAGGACAGTAGTCAGTTGAATTTCACACTTTAGGTTTGTAAACGCAGAATATTCCGTCAGTTTCAGACGATCCTTTTTTAGACTTACGATAATGTGCGTAGCGTTGTAGCTATCCGTGGAATAGCGCAGTTTGTGGTTGATAACCTTAAAATCCTTCCGTATGAGTGGAGTGACGCGTTCAATATCTTTCTCGATGTAGAAGATGATCCTACATCCAGCTAAATCATCCAGCTCCGTAATACTTTTCATTTTTGAATATGCTCCGTTATTCTTGATCTTCTTTTTAAGAGAAGCAATGTCTTTTGCTCTTGCGGCTACGAACTGCGTACGAAAACCATTTTGAGACAATAGCTGTTCTAGGAGAAACTTAATCGTAGAAGCAAAACGACCATACAATTCCGTATTGTATTCAGTCATTAAACTCTCGATTTTAGTTTCTCTTTTACCCATATCATAAAGTCTTGATTTGATTCAGGACATTTTCAATATTCCCATTATGAACCAAGAAGAAGTGCAGCTTGCCCTTTCCTAAATTCGCCCACATTTCACCTATAGCCACCTTGTATTCGGTGTCTTCGTTGCTGATGCGGTCTTCACCCTTCCATTCCAAGGCAACCACAGCACCTTTCTTGGTGACAGCGATAAAGTCAGGATAAAACTTATTTTTCTTCCATCCTTGGATGTAAAAAGGGTCTCTTTTCTCCCTACTTCTAATCCAAAACTCGACATTCGGCAAAGTATCCAAGTCTAAACGTTCAACAAAAGAAAGCTCCTCTTTATTGAGTTTATCGATCTTTTTATAGTAATTCTTGTTAAAGTCTTGAGGCACTTCCTGCGCGATAGTAATCGACTCTGGGAAAGAATCAAAAGGCTTCGTTGTGATTGCGCCTTTTTTTGCAAACTGATCAAAGCGTTTTTTAGCGTATTCCTGCAGTACCCCGTTAATTACTTCGTCGAGTTTAGCCAACAGCAAATAACGATTCACGGATAATTCCGCAAGTGAGTACTTCTTGAGCTGGAAATCGATAGCTTTATCGATAAATTTAACTTTGTCGCTCTTCTCAAGAAGAGTGAAACGCATCTTTTTATCCAACCACTGCACCAACTCCTGCTTGGTGAAATTTTTGTCTTTGTATGTTAGATGCAACATTTGCTGCGCACCTTTTATCCATTTGTCTTCCTTGATATCAATAACAGCGCGACCATCGTTATCGTAGTGTATTTCAAAATCAAAATTCGCATCTTCTTTGGCAAGCTCAAAATCTTCGCCGATCAAATCTTCAAATGACAATTTGTCACCATCCAGACTGATCATTGGTGCTGCAAAGTCTTTCTTTACCGCTCGCTCAATTTCTAGCTCGTATTTTTGTTCTTTTTGAGAGGAATTTAAGAGGTCGAATCTGCTATATCCGTTTGTCTCAAGCCCAGAAATAATCTGTGTTGCCGCTTCATTGAAATTCCGAGCGGAAGCAAAAATATAACAACGGTTCAGATTTTCATTTTCTTTCCTCTTGGCATATGGCATGCGAATAATACGCCCGATAATCTGCTCAACCGCAATTTTCGCCCCGACATTGGCAACGGAAATCAAAACATAGGCAAAAGAACAGTCCCAACCTTCCGCGAGTGCGCTTACGGTGATGATGTAGCGGATTTTACACTTCCTACTGAATAGATCGACTCCCTCAAGATCATTTCTCTCTGAGGTCTTGATGGCAATTTCGTCTTCGGAAATTTTGGCACTTAATAAATACTCCTTAATCTGATCAACCGTCACGCTAGGACTTGTTTTACTTTTTGGTTGCGCCTGTATTAAGGCAATAGGACGAATATATTCTCCTTTTATCTTCTTCGCATCCTTTTCAAGTTCATCTTGCTTTTCAATTCCTCTAGCAACAGAATTATTCCACTGAGTTGCGCTTTCAAGAACAAGCGGAATTTTTACCATTTGTTCTTCCTTGAGTTCCGATGCGTAAATATCAACCAAAATATTACTACCCCCTCTTGGAGTTGCCGTATATTCAATGATAAATGACGGATTCAGCTCTTTAAGAAAATCTATGGAGAGTTGCGTTTTCGTCTTGTGCCCCTCATCAATAACCACGAGTGGGCTACTAATTCTGACGACATTTGCCAGCGAATTGATGACTGTTTTATGTTCATCTAATTCCAAACTGTCATTCTCCTGAATATTCTCAAAGTGACTAAGTAAGGCACCATTTTCTTGATAAACTTTATACTTGTTTTGCAAAGTCTTTTCTTTGCGGAAGGCATCCAGACTAGAGACGACAACACAAAGATTATCTTCGACATCTTCTTTCCGAATACGAAGAGCTTCTTCGTTTGAAAAAATACGGATGTTATTCTGAAAAGCCTCATCAAGGACTTTTCTATGCCAATCGTTACGATCTTTAAACTTTTTGAGGGTTTGGCTTTTAATAGCTTCAGAAGGCACAAACCACATAATGATGCCGCGCTCCATTTTGTGCTTCAAAACAGACCCCATTATTTCAGTCACGGCATGACAACCAACGAGCGTTTTACCGCCACCAGTCGGAATTTTTACACACACAAAAGGCACCTCGCCAAAAAATTCGGAGTTATACGGCTGATTCGTTATACCCATGAAGGCGTATTTTGAGCCAACATGTTCCAGCTCTCTCAAATAGTCTTTGAGGGTGTCTAACGCTTTTTGCTGATACTTTTTTAAAAACATAGTAGTAGATTAATAAACTTTTACTTCGTACGGGATTTGTTTAAACACGATGTTGTGTTCATCCAGCATTTTTTCATCAACCGTACAATTGTCGGCATAAATAACCTTTTTTGCCTTAGTAGCTCTTAGTTTTTTCAGAAACCCCTTATTCAAAATATTTTTGCCCTTTTCCGTATAAATCAAATAATACTCTGTCTCATTGAGCTCACCGATAAAATTCTTGTCTACTTTGGCACGATCAATATTTGTTTGAGTTTCGGTGAAGTAGATATAAGTTGCGAACTGGTCAAAGTCGCATTCCTCTTCAATATGCCCCTTTTCGTTGAAAAGTGGCTTTGATAGCTCACAGAATTCGAAACCATCGCTGTAGTCGTATTTTTTCACTACACGCTTAATACGCTCAGCAGTAATGTCTTTTGCAACATGGTCTTCCATTTCAATGAGGATAAATCTTCGATCGCCACCGTCTTCCTTGTTCAAACTCAAAACGGCTTGACCAGTTGTACCAGAGCCAGCAAAGGAGTCTAAAATTATGTCATTATTTCTAGTAGCAACTCTTACTAAGTATTCCATTAAACTAATAGGTTTAGGATTATCAAATTTAGTATCTGGTAGTAGTTCTTTTAAAAATACCGTCGTGCTTTGTGCGTCAAAAACACCCCAATGGCTTTTAATTGCCATGTTCTCGTTCCTCATTTCATGCATGAATTCTTTTTGCTTTGGAAGAGTTTCCTTCCACAAAATTCGATCTTCTTTTATCATTCGTTCTAAAGACTCTTTAGAAAAAGCCCATGTGTTCGTATACGCTCTGCCTGTATTTTGGTCTACAATAGTAAATGCTTGATCGATGGATTTTGTTGTACTTTTTATATTTGACTCTCGCCAAGGCCCTCTTGGATCATTATCTGGATTTTTAAATTTTCCCGACTCCTCGGTTCTTTCCTGACCAACGAACTTAAATCCATCATGTTTTTGATAAGCAATTATATATTCGTGTACATTAACGATCATGTTCTTTGGTGGCACACCTTTTGCAGATGATTTTTTATCCCAAACAATGCTATCAATAAAATTCTCCTCACCAAAAATCTCATCCATTACAATTTTCAGGTGACAATGCTCATTATCATCCATCGACACAAAAATAACTCCGTCATCAGAAAGCAAATCTCGCAGAAGCTTAAGACGCGGATACATCATGCATAACCACTTGTCGTGATGACATAAGTCAGCAATCTGATTTCCGACTACTTTTCCAAGCCATTTTTTTATCTTTGGTGAGTTAACCTTGTCGTTATAAACCCAGCTTTCATTTCCAGTGTTATATGGAGGATCAATGTAAATGCATTTCACTTTGCCGCCGTAGTAAGGCATTAATGCTTTTAATGCCTCAAGATTATCCCCGTGAATAATGAGGTTTTGAGAATTATCGCCCACAGAGGCGGACTTCACTTTGCGAAGAAGCCGAAAAGGAACCTCCTTGTCGTGGTTCACTACCGCTTCCTTGCCGATCCAATTTAGTGTAGGCATAATTACTGATTAATTTGCTTGTTGATTGTAACTCCTCTTGAAATTTTTACGCTTCCTATCGGGCTTTTAATATCAATATTTTCCAATTTCGCCTCTTGATTACCAGTAGCCTTAAATTCCATACCTGTTACACCCCGAAGAGTTTCGGCCTTTTGTTCAATGGCCACATCTTTTATTTGCACCTTTTCTCCATTGCCCAAATTTACACTCATCCCCTTTACATCCTGTAAATGAGTGGCTTCCTGTTTGATGCTAACTTTTTTTATTTCCATAATGTTTCGTATCTTCTTAAAAGGCCAGCTAAGTATTGAGATGACTGTCTGAACAATATTAAGAAGAAAAGTTATTATTTCCATATTTATCTAATTAATTCATCAAGAGTCACGCCTAATCCAGCCGCGATCTTCGTAACCGTATCAATAGACGGATTCTGAACAGCGTCTGATTCTATTTTAACAAGCGTTGGATATGGCAAATCAGCCTTCTTGGCCAACTCGTCTTGAGTTAGATCCTTTATCGCTCTCCACGCTTTAATTTTCGCACCTATCGTTTTTGTGGTTGTCATAATTGGCTGGTAATCCTTGGTTACATTATATCAATTTTATGACCTTCTACAAGACCATATTTTACAAAATTCTAGACCGAATTCGAACTACAAACCAAAAGGTATTTTCTCTACAATCTAATCCACTTTAGCTTTCAAAATTCCTCAAACGAGCCAAATGGTCTCCCTATAGTTCAAACCGCATCCACCTCAACAAAACTGCTAACACATACAGCAAACAAGCACCATTCGCGCAAAAATAAAAATCCCTCTTTTTAGAGAGACTCTTATTGATGGTGGACCCTATCGGGCTCGAACCGATGACCTCTTCCATGCCATGGAAGCGCTCTAGCCAACTGAGCTAAGGGCCCGTGATTTATATTCCTTGCTCAAAGTAGTGTAGCTGATTTATAAAAAATGTCCAGAAAAAAGATCAATTATGATTGACAATGTATGGCCTGATGTTAAGCAAAAGTAAACTTCCGATTACACCAATACATGATAAAAGAATAATCAACCATTCAAATCCAATTGTTGCTGCCAAAACTCCACCAATTGATGCCGCTACAGCTGAGCTCATATCAACAAGAGTAAAATAGATACCCCACTCAGTTCCCTCTCTACGGCGATCGATATGACGAGTGAAAATCGCCATGTAAGCTGGGAACAATGCCGCTCCGGTAATTCCCACACAAAACTGAACAAAGTAGAGTTCTAAGGGCGTTGAGATAAAAATATAGGAAAGTGGGATCAATGCTCCAAACAAGGAACCAAGAAACAAGATCCAGAAATCATCTTTTTCACCACGAATTCTATCAAGAATTGAAGCAATCGGAATCTGAAATATACTCTTTGTAATTAGATAAATCGACGCTGAAATTCCAGCCACTGCCATACCTCCGCCAATAATAAAGTCCTCAATATAAATAGCAAAAATCGGAGACATAAGCCCCGAAGCACCAACAATTAATATATCAGAAATAATAAGCATCCGAACAACTGTATTGATATTTAGTAAAAAATAATCACGAACAGGCATTGATCTTCTTGTCATATATCTCAATTATACACTGAATTTTCCAAAACAGTCGAACCCCCACATGCGCGTGCAGTGGGGGTCGAGAAAGAGGGGGCGGAGTCAGAGTCGATCGATCTTGAGCTCATAGTTGCGCTCACGAACATCGTTCTCCGAGACGACATCCATCTCCCAGGTGACCTGGGTGACGTTGCCGTCGGTCATGCTGTCATCGTCGAAGAGCGCGATCGCGGGGCCGTTATTATAGGCCACCGCGCCCGTGCACTCGGCATCGAACAGCGGGCCGACTCCATCGAAGTAGATGTAGGACATGTAGCCGTCCACGATGTAGACATCGCCCACGACCGTGAAGTCGCTGCGGTTGCCCTCGAAGTCCTTGATCGTGAACTCGCAGGAGACCTGCAAGTCCGTCACATAGACATTCGGGTCATCGTAGTAGCCACTGTCCCACTCGATCATCACGAAGTCGTTCTGGTAGCCGTAGTCACCGCCGTTGCCCATGTCGACATCGCACTGGATCTGACCAGTGGAGTCGATGTAGCAACCGCCGCCCATCTCGAAGCACCCGGAGGTGCAGATGGACAGGACGACGAGGATCATGGCGAAGACGATGTTCTTGAGATTGCGGGTCATGGCGTCTCCTTTTCTGCTCTCTCGGGCAGAAAATGTGGAGGGGAATTGCGCGTGGTTTTACCGATGTGGTTCACCTACGCTTCTATAGCACAGTAGAGAAAGGATGAGAGATTTGTAAAGAACGATCTCTCTGCTGTGCTGTAGGAGGGTGGTGAATGAGCTTTCTTGTTTTCAATAAAGAAAACCGCCTGTGTCTATCTCGATATTTTGAGAGAACCAGGCGGTTTTCTACCAACATAGTTTGACTATGCTGATATGTACTTCTTTTACCCAGAAGTTAGGGCTCTCTCTAATTGTAATGTTCGATCAGGTCTGCCAGATGTCGTTTGATCTTAACGCTGATACTATAACACATTTCCAAGGTTTTGTCAAGCCCCTACCACTGTTTTAGGGCTAGTTTTAGCTGTAAAAATAAGGCATAAATATAGGTGTAGAACAGAAAATTCAACGCAATAACCACCCCCACCCTTCGCTCTGCAGAGCTTCGGAGCGGCACAGCTCACCCCTCCTTAAAAAGGAAGGGAAATCGAGATAATAACCGCGTAAAAACCACTCCAACTCCCCCTTCGTAAGGGGGAGAGATCGATTTCGAACCCTACATTCTACTTTCTACATTCAACCTTCTGCGTTATAATAACAACACTATGAAAAAGCTTGTCGTGCTTGTTTTTAGCTTACTTTTGCTCTTCCCTACTAAAACCTTTGCTTTTAATGCAAACTACCTTATTTCTGACTGGGATTTTACTGATATTTTTTCTCTGGACTTTAATCAAATCCAGCACTATTTAAACCGTGGTTTTTTAGCTGATTATCAGACTGAGGACTCAGAAGGTAAAGTTCGATATGCTACTGACATTATTTGGCGAACTGCACAGAATAATGGCATTAGCCCTAAAGTCTTACTAGTCATGTTGCAAAAAGAACAGTCTTTAATTGAAGACGATGACCCTAGTCAAAATCAGCTTGATTGGGCCATGGGCTATGCTGTCTGCGATTCTTGTAGTAAATCTGACCCAGCTATCCAACGCTGGCTAGGATTTGGCAAACAAATCAATTCCGCAGCCATGCAACTCTCTGACGGCTACTTGGCCGATATTGAGGCCTATGGAACAACTCAAGGTAAATATGGACCAAATGTGCCAGTGGAAATTGATAACGCCATTGTTACGCCAGTTAATGCAGCCACAGCTGCTCTTTATGCCTATACCCCACATCTTCATGGCAATGAAAATTTTGTAGAAATTTGGGACAGGTGGTTTAGCACAAACTATCCTTCGGGCTCTCTTTTACAAGCCGTTGGCGATGCCGGAGTATATGTTATTGAATATGGATTCAAAAGACCGATTCATAGTTGGAGCGCTCTTGTATCGCGATTTAATCCCAACCTGATAATTGAAGTCAGTCAAGAAACCCTAGATAATTATCCAGATGGATCACCAATTGACTTCCCAAACTATTCAATACTTCAGGATCAAGAGAGCAGTATTTATTTACTTGTCGATGATACCTTGCGCCCTTTTGACTCAGCCGATGCTTATCATTCTCTAGGTTTTAAAGATGATGAACTTAATCCAATTGATAGTGATGATCTTGCCTTATATGAAATCGGTGAGCCGCTAACTGTATCTACCACAAGCATCACTGGTGAGTTAGTTAGGCTTTCTACAAATGGAGCATACTTTTACTTACAAGGTGGGTATCGCCACGCTGTTCTAACAGAAGACATAGCTCGTGTCAGATTTGGATCTCATGCTCGAAGCATCATACCTATGGAAGTTGAGCAGTACAAAGAGGCAGATCAACTTTTATTACCTGATGGCTATTTAATAAAGTCTGGATTAGAACCAACTGTCTATGTGGTTGCTGAAGGTGAAATACTACCGATTGCTTCGGAAAGCACATTTAATTCGTTTGGCTGGCAATGGAATGATATTATTACAGTATCAAATGAAACCATCGCCCTTCACCGCCTCGGCGACACAATTGAATAACACTCACCCCTACCACATAGTTCACGAACGACACGACCTATACCCCTTTTACCACTCAAAAATATGCTCGTCTTCGCTGCCTTGGCCCCAAGCTCACCCTTACTTCTTCCTTCCATACACAAGGAAAAAGGAGTTAAGTTGCAAAAAACTTTAGATGCCATGAAAAAACTTGGGGAGGATCTATATATCTCACATCCTGACGCTATCCTTTTGCTAAGTGAGCATCCAACATCATTTGAAGATGCTTTTTCTATTAATGTTAGTGACCCATATAAATTTGATGTTTCTGCCTTTGGCGATCTGGGATTTAATAAAACTCTTCACCCTGACATTGAAACAATCGATAGATTGCAACGCTCATTACGAAAACAAAATCAACCTATTACTCTAACCACTGACCAAGCACTTGATCATGGTTCTGCCGCCGCCATCGGGTTGCTCACCGAGAATCTGCCAGATGTAAAATTAATTCCCATCACATTCTCTAGTCTTGATGCCAAAGCTCACTTTCAATTTGGTCAGGCATTAAAAGATATAGTCGTTAACTCAGATAAAAGAATTGCAATTATAATTTCCGGTGATCTTTCTCATGCGCTTGAAAGTTCATCGCCAGCTGGATATTCCAAATATGGCAAGGAGTTTGATGAAAAAATAACTGAGATAATTTCTCAAAAAAATACGGCCGGTTTAATAGCTATGAACCAAGAAAAAATTAACCAAGCGCAACAAACTATTTATCCACAACTTTTAATTCTATTTGGGCTTTTAGAACGGATATCTGTTAAAACACATATCCTAAGCTATGAATCACCATTTGGCGTTGGGTACATGGTTGCAAATTTTGAGATTCGATAACTATGATTGCGCAAATTATTCCGCTTGTGCGCTTGCCACGGAAATTTGCGCATTTTGATTACCTGATCGCTGAGGGAATTACTCTTAGCGTTGGCGATGTTGTTAATATTCAATTTAAGCATTGCGAAACACTTGGTGTTGTGCGCGGCATTTCAAAAAGTACAGAACAATCAAAGTTAAGCAAAGTTGATAGAATTGCTTTTAAGCAACTATTGACTGCTGATGACATTCTTCGTTTGGAAAAAATCGCTGGGCAAATTGTTCAATCCCCTTCTTCAATTTTCCTGGCAACACTCAATGGCATTGAGCAAAAAATGCAACAAACTACTTTGGTTGCTGGCACGCAATTAGGAAAGATCGATGCGCAAACTGCAGGCACTATCAAACTTGCCTTACAGACTCTAGCCAAGCATGACCTGTGTTTTGAAACTTCACTGGAAGGAGCGATTGCTACAGTTTATTCCCTTTGTTCAAGAAAAAACCAACAAATTCTTATTCTTGTTCCACGCGAACGAGACGCAGAGATTTTTTCTTCTTACATTCCAAATCAACACGCTGTTCTCCATGGAAAAACAAAACAATCACAGCGAAGATGGATTTTAGAAAACTGGCAATCTGGTAAACTACAAATTTTAATTGGTACTAGACAAGCATCACTTCTGCCAGCGTCAAACATAGGTACTATTATTATATACGATCCGGATTGTCCTGATCATGCCAACTCAATGCGCAATCCGCGTTTCGATGCTCGGGCATCATCAGAACTACTTGCCAAGCAACATGATGCTCATCGATTATTTTTAGGACCATTAAGTCGGGTTGAAGAACTTGGGGTTAATAAAATTAAATCAACAATACCACCGTGTCAGTTGGTTGATTTGGGTAATCAAATGGAACGCACAAATAGCTTACTTATTAGTGATTTATTACAAAAAGCCATTAAAGAGGCTTTACAAAACAAGAAATCCGTGCTACTTTCTTACAATGCAAAAGGCGTTGCCAAGCGTCTACAATGCAAAGCATGTGGTCACATCCCACTTTGCGGAACCTGTGGTGCGCAACCTCATGTTAGATCTGGGGACCTTGTCTGCCCTGTATGCAAAACTGAAATGTGGATTCCACAAATATGTCCGGCCTGTTCCAAAAAAACATTAGGAATGAAAGGAATTGGAAACAAAAAACTTGCCACTGATCTGCAAAAAATGTTTCCGCAAGCACACATTGGAATCATTGATAAAGAACATCGATACAGCTCAAACGCTTCCATAATACTAGTCACGGAATTTTACTTTCAAAGCTCATACAAACCGTTTCCTATTGATCGCTTTGGACTTATTGCCGAGATATGTATTGATAAGTCGCTAGGAACTGATTATCTGTCATCAATGACAACTGCTCAACGATTGTATCGGATTTTGCACATGGCATCAGTTCACAAGGCAAAAGTTATAGTACAAACATGGGTCCCGGAAATTATCAAACCCATGCTTGATGCAGAAAAATTTCTTAAATCTGAATCTGAACTTAGAAAAGCATACCAACTTCCTCCATTCACAGATCAGTTTGAGATAAAGGAAAAGGCAGATGAAAATATCAAAGTCATTACATGCAAACACAAAGATCGAGATCAACTGCTAAAAAAACTAACCTCTCTTCCCAACACAACAACCATTAAACCAACATTAAGCTCATATGAAACTCAAAGTTCTGACAATTCCGAATGAACTTCTTAGAGAAGTCTCTAAGGAAATAAAAAAGGAACAGCTGCAAGATAAAGATCTGCAGAAACTTTTTGATGACATGATTGAAACAATGAAAGCTGAGGATGGAGTTGGAATAGCTGCTCCGCAGATTGGACAGCAGATTAGAGCAATTGTGGTTACACTAGAAAACGGTCCAGAAATCTATATCAATCCAGAAATTACCAAACGATCACTGCGAAAACAAAAAGGTGAAGAAGGTTGTTTGTCTGTGCCAGAATTAAGAGGCATTGTGGAACGCTATCAATCAATATGTATCAAAGCTCTTGATCGTCATGGAAATCCAATCAATCTTGATGCTTCAAATCTAGGAGCAATAATCTTCCAACACGAAATCGACCACCTTGACGGCATCCTATTTATTGACCGGGCAAAAAATGTTTATCAGTTTGAATAGCTAACGTGAATAACACCCACATTCCCATCTTGATTAGCGTCAAACTCCATATCTCGACCACACCCTCCCCATCTCGAGCGGAGCGAGAGATCTTCTCAGTCCGAGAGGATTTCTCCTAGACGTCGAAATTGGGAAAATTAGTTCCCATCTCGACACGCACTATTCCCATCTCGAAGATAGGAGAGATCTTCTCAGATCAAATCGAAATAAAAAAAATCCCACCGCATATCGCAGTGGAATTTTTTATTCAATCTATTGTCTGATTACCAAGAACACAACATAGGCCACATAAAGCAGGATCATGAAAATTCCTTGCCAGCGTTCGATTACGCGCTTTTTTCCAATGAACATAACCACAAACAGTAATAAACTGGCAAAAATTGTCATGCCAATATCAAAATTTGAGCTTTGCTCAAAAGGTAACGGTCTGACGATTGAACTTAAACCAAGAATCCAAAAAATGTTGAAGATGTTTGAGCCAACTATGTTTCCAATAGCAATGTCTGTCTGCTTTTTATAAGCCGCAACTGCTGAAGTTGCCAACTCTGGCAACGATGTTCCAATTGCTACAACTGTAAGTCCAATTAGCGACTGACTAACATCCAATATCTCAGCAATATGAACTGCGCCATCAACAATCCATTTTCCACCAACAGTAAGACCTACAAGTCCCAATAAAACAAAGACGATTGACTTAAAATAACCATGATCCGTGATCTCCACTCCTTTTATGCCTGCATCTTTAAGTTTTGCAATTCCAAAAGTGTAATAAAGGAAAATCAAAAAGAAACTAATAAGTACAATTCCGTCGATTCTGGTAAGCCCGGAAAAACCACTTCCATCAATCAAAAAATCATTTGCCATTACTCCAACCATGATCGCTGCTAGTAATGCAAATGGAATTTCCTTAGCAATAGTATTTTTCTTAGCAACAATCGGATAAATTATTGCACAAATTCCAAGCACTAGTAGGATATTGGCAATGTTGCTTCCGAGTACATTTCCAATTGCTATTTCCGTGTTACCAGATATGCTAGCGAAAATGTTAACAATAAGTTCTGGAGCCGAAGTTCCAAACGCAACAATGGTTAAACCAATAACGATTGATGAGATTTTGAGTTTCTTAGCAATCGAAGACGATCCATCAACCAGCAAGTCAGCACCTTTGATAAGCAAGACAAAGCCAAGAATGAATAAAATATAGACGAGCATAGATTAAAGTAAAAAATAGAAAGTATAAAAAGGCTTGATAACGACGATATTATACCATTATTTTAAAAACCACGGATTTTTGTCTGTGGTTTATCTTGGCTTGATTGATCTAACTAATTTTTCCGGTTCGTCAGTGCCAATTCTAAAAGCTGATCCATTCTTGAGCGTAATCTCAACAGCATCAAATCCAGACACATTGTATATCCACAATCTTGGAACTAAACAAAACCTAATCCCCCATCCATAGTACCACTTGTGTTTGACTGCTTTTACTGACTCAATCTGATCAAGCGCAAACTTTTTTCTAAATAAACCAAAACCAAACTTGAATCTTAAAAACTGATTATCGATCTCCACAGTCAATGTCGTGAACGATGACAGGATAGCCACAACAAGCACCATAACGATCAAAGCGGGCATTAGTGTATTATCTTGCATTAAAATAAATCCAAACAATGCGATCACAGCAACCAGAACATATATCATTAAATATCCAACCTGAGTGTGTTTATAAATCATATTATCGATTATTATGACTTACCCACCATCTTTTAATAATTGGCATGGAGAGCGTAGAAATAATAAAGGCAACAGCCGGAACGATCGCGTTTACGAGTGGCTTTGGCAGCCCAGCAAAATGAAAAAATAGAACAATCACAATATAGGTGAAAAGCGAAACAACAACTCTCCTTGTCCAGCTAGTTTCCCAAGCCTTATCGAGCTCAACCCGCTCATTTCTTTTCTTAATTTCGTTAACCTCGATATATAATTGATCAATTTTCATATTTATAATAAGTCAGACGCTTCAAGGGTTGATATATGGTCGAGCATATCTTTTGTCATTTCTTCTATACCAAATTCATGCTTCCATCCCCAATCTTTTCTCGCAACGCTGTCATCAATGGAACGCGGCCATGAATCCGCAATCCTTTGTCGATCATCTGGGTTATAGCTACAAACAAAACCGGGAATGCACCTTGCAACCGATGTTGCTAATTCCTCCGCTGAAAAGCTCATAGCTGTTAAATTATAACTCGTTCTAACTTTAATATTTTCAATTGGCGCTTCCATCAACTCTATTGTAGCTCGAACAGCATCAGGCATATACATCATTGGTAAAACAGTATCCCGTCCAACAAAACAATCATATTTTTTATTTTTAATGGCTTCAAAATATATAGCTACAGCATAGTCAGTGGTACCACCACCTGGCTCAGTTTTGTAACTAATTATACCAGGATATCGCAAACTACGAACATCAAGCCCGTACTTTTTCCAATAATATTGACATAAAAGCTCACCTGCAACTTTTGTTACGCCATAAATAGTAGTGGGATCCAAGATTGTGTTTTGAGGAGTGTTATCACGCGGCGTAGTTGGCCCGAATGCCGCAATCGAACTTGGCCAGAATACTTTAGTAACACCTCGATCGCGTGAAATATCAAGTATATTCTTCAACCCCTCCATATTCACCCTCCAGGCTAAATCCGGGTTTTTCTCTCCTTTGGCTGATAGTATTCCAACAAGATGATAAATCGTATCTGGTCGATACTTCTGCACTAATTCATCCAATGCGGGTTTATTTGTTACATCAACAATTTCAAACGGACCAGATGATAACTCTCCTTCTATTGGTTTTGAATGGCCGACTGCGACAACCTGCTGTTCTCCATATTTTTTTCGAAGTTCGATTACTAATTCCGAACCAATTTGGCCAGTAGCTCCAGTAACAATAATTTTTTTTGATGTCATACTTAACTCAGTTAATAATTATAACCAATTATTTTGTTTATCTGCTCTTTGCTATCCACTTTTTATCAATCGCATCTTCAAGGTCGATACCAAATAAATTGGCAATAACAATTGCCATACCAACAACATCAGCTAGTTCTTTTGCTAATTCATTTCTTGAAACTTCTTCAGTAACATGTTTTTCAGGACGACTTTTTTTCCTATGTATTAACAGGGCCTGTGCAAACTCCCCGACCTCTTCATACAACTTCAAAACAGCAAAGTCCTCATCAATCTGCACATTATATTTTTCACCATAGCTTACAGCATTCTCAACGACTTTTTTTGATAAATCTTTAAACTCCATAAATGAATTAGTTAATTTAATTAAAATTTAGTATGTGTTTGTACTGCATATTTTTTCATTGATTTAACTATACCAAATACTAGTATTTTCACAAAATATTTCGATTTTATACATAATATACAACATAATATACGCAGTTGACCTTTGTAATCCGTCAAGATATAATTACTTAGTATGGAAGAAATAAAAAAGAAATTACTTGAACACGATATACGCTTCGATGCTCATGATGCGAGATTCGATGCTCATGATGCGAGATTCGATGCTCATGATGCGAGATTCGATGCTCACGATAAACGATTCGATGCTCACGATAAACGATTTGACGAACACGACGCGCGTTTTGATGCTATTGATAAACGCTTTGATAGCATAGACGGTCAAATCGATTTTCTTGCTCAAAAAATGATCGAACATGACGAAGATATTAAGGAGATAAAAGCTACAATGGCGACTAAACAAGATTTGGCAAAATTAAAGTCTGAAATTCTAGAACCTTTGGACGAAATGATCACACTTATGAAAAAACGCGATGAAGAAATGACTATGCAAGCGCATGGCATTCAAAGACTTAACGATAGAGATGACAAAATAGACGCGAGGATTACATCACTACATCCATTAGCAGTATAGACCTATTATTTCTTTTTATTGAAATCTTCTTCGGTTAATTTAGCTTGACGCAAAATTGATCTAAAAGTGCCATATTTAATATCTTTACCATGAATAGGGATAATAACCGTCAAGATCGGATCCCCTAATTTTCTATATTTTGCATGCGATCCTGTCTGTGAAACAAAAAAGAAGCCCTTGCTTTCAAGGACCCTTACTACAAGCCGAACTAGATAAGATTTAGGCATACTTGACCGTAACTGAAACAATTGCAGGTTTTTTTACTTCCGTTCTTTCTGGGATTGGTGCATCTTCAAAGTATAATGACAATGCATCTTGCAACATTGCCAAGGCCTCTTTTTTTGTCTTACCAAAACTAGATACTTCCACTTCTAAACATTGAGATACATAATAATCCCCTTCTTTCCATACAATTGATTTTAGATTTACTTTACGCATACTTTACTATTTATATTAACATCGTATCGTATTAATTGAATTGCAACAACTACTCTATAACCAACCATTCCATTCTTTATAAAATTCATCGAGAAACTGCTCCATAAATTCATGCCTGTGTTCAGCTATGGATTTACCGGTGCCTGTATTCATTCTATCTTTAAGCAAAAGAAGTTTTTCATAAAAATGATTCAATGTTGGGGCATTTATGTTTAGATAATTGCCAAACTCTATGAATATGCCACTAATCATGCCCGCCCTCGGCATTAGATAAAACTCCTTTTACAAAATCTATAGTTTTCTGAATAACTATTTCTTGACCTGTTTCCATATAACACTCATTTTACCACAGCATCGACGCCTGACGCGGAGTGGCATCGAAAGAGTGTAACCGCACACACGCTGTTATGTGATGTGCTCGTTTTTACGGTCTATATAACGGTGGTGTTATTACTTTGTAGACATTATCAATTTTTTTGACATAGTACTGAAATTTTGTTTCTGGTTGCATCTCCTCTTCTGTCATTCCACCAAACGGGCCGTATAGTAAGATACTGTCGTCGCTATTAATAAATTGAACAGTGAATTTGTATAAATCGTCTCCTGTCTGTTCACTACTCAATACTTCTACTTTTAAACATGTCCCAACGGCTTCACAATAATTTGCAAGTTCTTCGGCCTTGGTAGAGCTTTTTGTTTTTGTGTGTCGATATTGAGTTACCATACTCCAGTCATAATCCCCATTGCCGTCTAAAGGATAAAATATTTCAACTGCACTTTCATAATCCTCGATAACCAAAAAGTCAAAATAACTAACCAATGTTTCCTGAGGTGTTATTTGTTGTCGCCCGTGCCAAAGAAAAATCCCACCCACAAGTATTAAAACTAATAAAACTATCCCCAAGCCAATACTCTTAAACTTCATATTTATCTTATAATTTTACTAAACGCAGACCCAATAATAATACCAACCGCCATAATTATTTATTATCTTTTATTCGCCCAATCCCTGCTCGCAAGAGAAAAGACAAAGCCACAATCATAACAATGGCGATTATTAGCAATGGCGTGATCATCAAAAACGATCCGCCGGAGCTGATTCCGAAAATGGAAAATACAACCGTATACCCAATTACAAAGATCATGAGAATTACAGCCAAGACAATCATTACTATTCCTGTTACTTTTGATTTTTGCATAAATAAAAAACTTTTCTCTAACTATCTTGAATTTTACCATAAAACCAAACAAATTCAATGTAAAAACAAAGCGCAATAAAGCGCTGGTGTTTTGTGTAATGTTTGCGGATATCTAATTTATTCTTTGTCAGCAAATACTATGAGTCGCTCGGAGAAGGTTTTTTCCACATCATCCCAGGATCCCGTACAAGTGATGAGGTTAAGGTGAGCTTTGCTGTCGTTTGAAAAAAATACATCTGAAGCGTCGTCGTTCATGCCATAAATGCGAATTTCGCGTACGACAAAAGTAATGATCGCACCATTTTCGTCTTGAGTGTATATTTTTTCGCCTTCGTGTATTTTATCTAAATTATCAAATACTGCCGGTATATTATTTTGCCAACCGTAATGTCCGGCCATAACCGCACTTCCAATTTCCCCAGGGCGCGGTCCGAGGTTATACCACGCCACCTCATCTGGACCTTTAGGTGCGTCCATTGCTCCGTCACGCGTCACTCCCACGGGAATAACAGCAGAATCAACACCAATCTCTGTAATCTCTAAACGCACTGGCAACCCGACATTTGTTTGTTCTTGATTTGAAAGAGCGATAGCATCTTCAATAACAAATACCGATCCACCATGAATCGAACTTTTTTGAAAAAGATATATAAGGGATCCCGAAAAAACAGCAAGCCCCAACAGCACAACTATTAATCTCGCTCGTTTTGATATATTTTTGATTTGCATAAATTTTGCAAAAAGCTTTTGACCACGAACTCCAGACAAAAAGCTCGTCTGGCATTTACTTACCTATTCTTCCTTATATTTGACTGAGATATCTGTTTTCTTCGAGCAAGCCAAGAGAGGATTAAAATCCCAAAGATGCCAACTGGCATAATGCCACACCATAGAATGTTTTTTCCATCGACATGAAGTCCTGTGCTTGGCAGCTTGGGAACAACAACATCAGGATTAGAAAAGATGACGGGAGTCACGACAACGGGAGTCACAACAACAGGGGTCACGACAACAGTAACAATCGCGAAGTCTCTGGCTGTTAGACTATTAGCTTCTCCACTCACAGTGACTGTATTTACCGTTGTGTTCGTGAGGTTTGTTTGACAGGTGTAAACCCAGATTTCAGTGATATCAAGCTTTGAATCACTATTTGTGTCGCCGGAAATATAGTTTACCGGACCGCACATATCATCAGTGAGGCGAACATTACTTAAGGGAACTATCCCTGGGTTGGTGACTTTATTAGTATAGGTGACTGCGCCTCCTCCGACGGAAAGCAGGAGTGGATTTGGAACTTTGGTAACATGAATCAAGGGTGGCACCACTGGAATACCAACAATAACTGTAGCGTTTGCAATATCAGTTGCACTTATGCCATTTGCCCATCCAATCGCGGTAATAGTGTTTGTGTGGGTTTCTGCGATGGCTATGGAACAGGTATGAACCCATATCTCATCCACATCAAGCCTGGCGTCACTGTTTGTATCACCAGAAATCAAAACTATAGGACTACAGGTATCGCCGACCATGGTTATATCAGATACTGGAACTGTTCCAATGTTACTAAGCGTATAAGTGTACTTTACTGTGCCAGGACCATTTGGCAAAGACAAAGGACTTGGTACCTTTACCACATCAATAAGCGGTGGCGCTGGTGGAATGTATGAACTGCCACCCGATGAAGATGGAGCAATAGCAATGTCGTTATTCGTGATGGTACAGGTCTTTATATCACCTAATGCAAGAGTAATGGTGCCATCCGTGGCACAATTACCACCAATTACAGAAGTGTATCCCGAATCAGGGGTCTCAGAAACTGTATGCGATCCTACTGTGGTTGTGCTCACAACTCCTGACGTCACGCTAAAGCCATCAATAAAAAGGGAGAAATCAGCAATCACTTTGCTAGCACCACTATCATTAACAACTACTTTGTTCACGATAAGCTGGGGCGCAATATCGTTGTTGGTGATGGTGCAGGTTTTGGTTTCACCAGCCGTAATTGTTCCCGAACAATCACCTGAACCGGTTTGTAAATAGCCGGCCGGAACAATAGGTTCGGTTACTGTGTAAGAACCGGCATCCAGCGTGACATCCACGCCAGCTTCTGAACCGGTAAAAGAAGGGTTTGAAACATTAGTGCCAGCGATGTTTATCGTAAAAGCACCAGCAGTCGCTGTCCCTCCATTATCATTAATAACATGCTTGATGATATGAAGGGTGGCGGAACTAGAAGGAACCGGCGAAATATCGTCATTTGTAATAGTACAGGTTGCACTCTCTCCAATAGCTATGGTGACAACAGAACCAACTTGGGCACCACCCACACAAACCCACGCGCTGGCAGTATAACCAGATGGCACACCACTTTCAGAAAGTGTATAAGTATCTGCTTTAAATGTCGCGCCACTATCAACTGGAGTATTGCCAGTTAAATTTGTTGGTGAACCACCAGTACCGGTTGCGGTAAGTGTCCAAGCGGTATTAAGCGCCGCACCATCATTATCATTAATCACGGTCTTTCGCAGATGTAGGGCTGGCGCGATGTCGTCATTAGTGATAGTGCAGGTTGCCTCGTCGCCAGCGTCAAGAGTTATTGTATTGCTAACAACAGCTCCACCGCCATTTTTTACGCAGGAATATGTGCTTGATGTATAACCCGCAGGTCCACCACTTTCTGCTAGTGTGTATAATCCGGGAAGTACTACCGCGTTGGTAACACTTACATTTCCGGTCACTCCGGAAAGAGGTGTTGCTCCGGTAGCTGTAAGTGTCCAATTAGTCAAAACTGCGGTTCCGCCATTGTCATTAGTAACAACTTTTTCAAGCGTAAGAGTCGTTGGAACGGTAATGTTGGTAGCGTTCAATGTAACTGCGCCAGTATTATCATCATTAGCATCAGCTAATAGTCTTCCGGTGATAGAATTGGTGCCACTATCGGTGATTGAAGCAACGGCTAGTATATTTCCATTAAAAATTGAGTTTGTCCCGAGTGTCGCAGAACTGCCAACTATCCAAAAAACATTTCTAGCCTGGGTGCCATTAATCAGCCTAACCTCACTGCCAGACGCCGTGGTAAGGGTGGATCCTGTTTTGAATATAAAAACTGCATTTGGATCACCTTGAGCGTCGAGATTAAGAAGCCCATTAATCTGAATCGAATCCGGGGCGTTGTTGTCATCATAAACACCAGGGATTAGTGTCTGACCGGACCCGAGAGGAGCGCTAATAATGTTGGTTGTCACCTGACTAAGCGCAGTAGTATAAGCCGAGGCTACATCAGTTTTAGCTGAACCGACTAAACCGGGGTTATTCCCTAGAGCACCGTCAGGACCAGTGGCATCCACAGCATATATTGTACCTGATACTTCAGCAGATGTTATTGAGAAATAAAAAGTACCAGCGGCTGGGCTCAATCCAGTATTTCCATTTACAACGGAAACATTTGAGGATGTGACTGCCGATCCCGCCAAAACAGCGAAAGAACTCGCTGTCCCAAGAGACGGCGATGTTGCCGCCAACACGGGAGGCGACCAGTTTAAGTCAAAAATGCCAACCATTAAAGAAGCAATAAGGACAATTGTCGTTAAACTTTTGCAGGCTTTTTTATCCACAGCTAATTTTTTCATACGACTTTATTAAGCCATGCTAAGAAATCTTCTGCCAAATCACAGTGCCTATTATATTATTTAAGCTGTCTGCTTCTTTCGAAGAAAATATAATAGGATTAAAGTTGTAGCCACACCAAGCAGAGATACGATGCTCCAAGGGATACTTCTTCCGTCAGCACCAACTCCAGTATTTGGCAAACTAGGAGTTGGCGTTGGTGAGAGAACTGTGATTGCAACATCATTATTGGTAATAGTACAAGTTTTGGTTTCACCAGCTGTAATTGTTCCAGAGCAATCAGCCGATGCGGTTTGTAAATATCCTGCTGGAACTGTTGGTTCTGTTACTGAATATGAACCAGCATCGAGAGTTACATCTACACCATCAGCAGAACCGGCAAAAGAGCTTGTAGAAACATTTGTACCAGTAACATTAAGGGTAAAGTCAGAAGCGACTGATGTACCACCATCGTCGTTAATTACTGTCTTAACAACATGAAGAGTGGCAGGAAGAACGCTTGGTGCAGGGGTCGCGCATGACGGTCCTGAAATAGTATTATTGAGCAATGTTACATCACCGCCCAGAGCTAAAGCCCGACCATCTAAAGTCACGCCACTACCGAAATGAACACCAGTTCCTGCAATAATTGTTCCAGCAAACGAACTACCATTAATAGTCGCCAAAGTGTTAACTTTCCAATACACTTCGCAAGCCCTAGCACCATTGATAAAATTAATTGAGCCAGAAGAAACTAAATCACTTGATGCCCTAAAAATATATATACCCGACCCGTCAAGTGTAAGCACACCACCATTTAACCGTCCGGCTCCAATATCATAAACACCGGGAGTAATAGTTAACCCATCAAGAACAGGACCAATGCTACCGTCTGAACCTTGGCTTGATATATTACCATTCGCAGTTGAAAGATTGGCCTGAACAGCAGGATTCAAAATTTCCAGACCAGGGGCAACTCCATCGGTTGAGTATATTGTGCCACCTACCACAGAATCAGTTAAAGCTGTAATTCCAGCACCAGTGCTATTTAACCCAACATCCCCAGATATAGTCCCCGTTCCCGTAATCGCTGTTTGGGCGATGATAGAAAAAGTTGACGCCACACCCAATCCTGGGTCTGTTGCCGAAAATGTGACAGTCGTCCAAGTTATTCCAAGTAGAAGCACAAGGCTCAACATAACTGTTGAAACCTTATTAAATTTTTTCATAATTGTTTTCTAGAAAATTATATATATTATGTAGGAGTTTTAATCGTGTCCCGCCCAAATGATAATGTCATAGTATGGGCAAAGTAGAAATGTCATAGGTAATATATTTCGTGCCATAATGAAGTCTAATTTTAGACTATCAATA
>Ga0076180_120_pt1 | contig 13203 bp, 15 predicted proteins | sample RifGroD2_FD_68215 | JGI IMG/M metagenome (GOLD analysis project Ga0076180, IMG submission 68215) | Parcubacteria (Uhrbacteria) bacterium GW2011_GWD2_41_121
GACATGATCTAGTATTTCACCTTTATGGTGTTTATCTGCCTTAAGATATTCTTCCAAATACCTTTGAAATATACAGTTTTTTGTCGCCATATTCATATGGGGTCTGTTCCCAAATACCGTCTTTGCCCCATTATGTCTGTAATGCGCCTGCGCCATGATTTGAAAAGCTCACAATAGCTCCACTATTGCTCACTTTTCTCACCTTCGGCTCGGCAGCATTGCAGTCAAATGTGTCTAAAGCGGTATTTGGGAACAGACCCATATGACGACACGGTAACCTATTTATTATCTACCCGAGAGGGTTTGGGTAACATTATTTATTATCTACAACGATCCATTATTTTGAGTACACTCACAACATTATGTTAAAAGTTGGAATTGTTGGTTTGCCAAATGTGGGAAAGTCTACGCTCTTCACTGCCCTGACCAAAAAGCAAGTTGATTGCGCTAATTTTCCGTTTTGTACCATTGAGCCAAATGTCGGCATTGTGGAAGTGCCTGATGAACGACTCCAGATTTTGGCTGACTTTTCCAAATCAGAGAAGATTATCCCCACAGCCATTGAGTTTGTTGACATTGCCGGACTTGTTAAAGGCGCGCATAAAGGAGAAGGGTTGGGAAACAAGTTTTTAGCAAACATTCGTGAAACAGACATGATCGCCCATGTTGTGCGTGATTTCAAAGATGCTGATGTGACCCATGTTGACGGTAGTATTGATCCAATTCGTGATGCTGAGATTATTGAAATGGAACTTGCCATGTGTGATTTGGCAACAGTTGATAGGCGACTTGATTCTATTGAAACAAAAGCAAAAAGTACCAAGGATCAGATTATGCTTTTACAAGTCGATGGTTTGCGAAAGTTTAAAACAGCATTAGAGCAAGGAAAGATGGCCAGCTCAGTTGAGCTGACAGAAAAAGAAGAGGAAGCGCTTAAGGAAACACAGTTGCTAACCACAAAAAAAATTCTTTATATAATCAATGTTGATGAGGAGACAGCAAAAAATCGAGATTGGAAATCACCATTTGGCCCAGAACGAGTTGCTATTCCGATTTCAGTAAAGTTGGAATCAGAGTTGGTATCGCTTTCCAAAGAAGATGCTGAGAGTTTTATGCAAGAGTTAGGATTTGGTGAGTCAGGATTAGATAAAGTGATTCGAAAAAGTTATGAAATGCTTGAGCTTGTAACTTATTTAACAACAGGCGAAAAAGAAACTCGTGCTTGGACAGTGAAGCGTGGGACTTTAGCCCCACAAGCTGCTGGCGTAATTCACACTGACTTTGAAAAAGCATTTATCCGAGCAGAAGTAATTCACTATGAGGATTTTGTGACTTTTGCCGGCGAGGCTGGAGCAAAAGAAGCAGGAAAATTGCGAGTTGAAGGAAAAGAATATGTAATGCAAGATGGAGATGTTTGTCATTTTAGAGTGGGGGTTTAGAATTTTTAAAACCAATTTATCATACCAGGCTTTGATTAGGAATTCATCAATTATTAAAATCGATTTTAAAAAAGACCCGATCCAGGTTTTTTTAAAACGCGAAGATCCCCCGAACGCGATGTCGGGGGATCGAGGTAAGGTGACAGACGCTATTTGCCGTCATCTGCCGGGTTGGCCCCGGGGATGTCCTCGAGCGTCAGCCTCTCGAGAGGCTTGAGCGGAAGGTTTCGCGCGACGCGATCCATCATGACCATGCCGGCCAAGACCCTATCAGCGTAGACGCGCGGGCGTCCTCCCTTGCCAGCGTGTTCGGGGATGCCACCACGGAAGTCAGACAGCGTGCGCTGCTTGAAATTCGTGAGTTCACCACGACGCATGTCCTTGCGGACATTGCCCGGCCCCCGGTTGTACGCGAGCAGACCAACGCCTCGGCTTCCGAATTGGTTCTCAAAGTCCGAGAACATCACGGTGCCGAGCAGGACATTGGTCAGGTAGTCATGGCGGTAGTCTACGCTGGCCTTGGAGACGCCGAGCATTCGACCAACAGCCACGATGTGGCTGGAATACGGGTGCGTAATCTGCATGGGCCCGATCCCTCCATCGCCATTTGTTGCTGCGATGTTTCGGCACCCAGCGCCTTCGATCAAAGCCTTGCCAGATATGAACGCGGCCGGATAGAGGGTCATCTCCTCGGCTTTCTGGAAGTGCTGCCAGTGGTTCTTGTGGCAAGACTCGGCGCGTTCACGCCATGTACTTGAGGCAACGAAGGCGTTGTACTCCCTCAGGACATACTGAGCTTCGTTTTCCTCAATGCCACGCAGCTTGGCGCGCGACTCGCGGATGGTCTTGATGCAGTCTTTGCCGCAAACCGGCGGGTTGCCAGGCTCGCGCTCAACATCACCCACATTGGGTTCTTCTGGCGTTGGGCTTTCCACTGGTCCGTAGAAGACCGTGAAACCCATCACTATCAGGGTGCAAAAGATAGCGCCCCAGATGTTGCCAAAGAGCCAGACCTTGGTCGCCTGGCGCAAGGGGTCGATGGCCGTGGTGCGGATGAGCCGTCCCACGAACTTGGTGGTCGCCCAGATCGCCAGTCCGGTCCAGACCGTAGCCTTGACCAGGCGAGACCAGACAATCGGCGCCCACTTGCAGATGAAGGCCCAGATCGCTGAAGCGATGATTGGTGTCCACCTGACCACGAAGGCCATGATCGCGCGCGTCACCTGTGCGACACCGCTCTTGAATTTGTTTCGATCCATTTGATCTCCTCGATTGGGTTGGGGGTGGTGTCGAATCAAAGACCGGCCATTTAAACATAAAAAAAGGGCTTTTGTCAACCCCATTACTCAAATTAGCTTGATTCTATTAGCTTATCTTAAATAATCGACGCATAATGTCCCGATCGGGACATTATGCGTCGTTGAAATTGATTTTAGCCTGCTATTATTAACGAATTTGCTTAGCGACGAATACTTTTATCCATCCATTTTTTCCTTTGACTTTAAATAGTTTAGCTAATTCTTGACCTGCATCAAATGGAGAAATCCATACACTTTTTTGGATTGGCATAAAGCCTGCATGATCAAGAAATCTACGGAGTTGTTTGCGTGAATTTGATTGAGATTCAGGTATGTCGAAAACAACCATTGTTACTTTGTCATTAGGAAGTAAGTCAGATCTAAGCACCTTTAATCTAAAATATTCAGCAATACCATCATCGGTTAAGATAGTTTGATACTTATTTCCTAGCCTCTTAATTTTTATTAATTTTTTGTTTTGAAGGTATTTTATTGCTCTCTTTTTTCTTGATTCCTCCTGTCGCCAGAGAATCGTTCTTGCGTCATCAACTCCAACTTTCATTACTAGATGTGAGTTTGAAAGCGTAAAGAAAAAATTGTCCAACCCATCTTCGATATTTAAAAGAACGCGAGCTGCATAAGAATCCTGTTTCATGCCTTTATTTTGCATATTTTACATTGTCACGACGCATAATGTCCCGATCGGGACATTACTGGTTGCAGTTTTTAAATTTAGTTCAATTTTATAGGCTATTATTTGCTTTTTTAAACACTAATATCTCTCTCCCCACAAATTGTCCTTCGCGCTTGTATAGAATTGGATTGTGCTCGAGGGTGTATCCAAGGTTTTCAAGAATCTCGATTGTTGGCACATGGAATTCTTGTTCGTTGGCGTAATGGACAGGTGAGGCGATGACCATTTTTCCGCCTGGTTTTAAAATTTTATCTAGTTCTGCAAAAGCAGAATCGTAAAGTTCGGCTAGGGCTTCGATTGCGTGTTCGATATCTTGTACTCTTTCTTTTCCTTGTCTTGGATTTCCCAAAAACGGTTCTGTCACGATTGCGTCAACTGAGTTTTTATCCAGATGTTCGGTTAGATCGGTTGCAGATGCGCATATCAAAGTATTGTCAGCCACGCGATAGCCTTCGCTTTCCAACCAATCGAGATTGTCCCGTGTGTCTTCAATAGCTCTTTTTGAAATGTCAGATCCAATCACATTATCAAACCACAGAATTGATGCTTCCATTAGGATTGTGCCTGATCCGCAGAATGGATCGAGTAGATATGAGTTTTGTGGTTCAACTCCAGCCAGGTTTACCATCATACGCGCCAACTTTGGTGGCAACATTCCTGACCGGGCGTCACGACCAGGTCGTTCGTAGTCACGATGCGACCAATCATCAAAATCCTGAACTGTTTTAGTAACTCCAATTTGAATTTCAGATTCATCAACCAGGATAACAAACTCAATTCCGTTTTTTGTGAGCTTATTTTTCGCCACTACTACTGTTGAAAGTGTTGGTTCGTTAGAGGTGACTAGCCGAGCTGATCGTCCAGATTCTTTGACTGATTTTTTTAAGGTAATCCCAAGCTTGTGCATGTACTTCTGAATTTCCTTTGTCCGCCTGGTGTCACCCAGGTCATAAACACTAATCCCAAATCGCAACTTATTGTCCCCAACCTGATTGTTAAGTACGGCCAGCAAGTGGTCCTCTATTTCCTGAGCATCTTTAACGCTTCCCAAAACCTCACCAAGCTTTTGCGTTCCTCCCAATGTCTTCTGTAGATTGTCAAAATCAGCATCAGACTCAAAAATTGCCACCTGATCAGAGCTTTTGTCTACTTTTGATTTTGTCACAGTCTCTAGCTCGGCAAGACTTAATTCCGGATGAAGACCTAAAATAGCAAATTTTTTCATATAAAAACATCATAATCGAGAAGTAGATCATTATCAAGGTATTAAGTATAGCACTGGAATGACTTAGACACAGAGACTTAGACAAAATGTCTAAGTCTCGAAGAGAGATAATCAATGTTTACAGGCTTTCTTAAAAAAGCTCACGATCCATAATTTGACTCATAATAAGATCCAAATGAGATCCAAATCTTGACCAAAATCAGCCAATGGGCTACTATCTGGTCATAATTCATAAATAGTCCGTAGCCGAGAGGCTGCCTCCTAGAAAGAGGCCTATCACTATGATCTACGAGATTTTGTATATTATTCCATCTAAATTCTCAGATTCTGAGATTGATGGGGTAACCGAGCGCGTATCAAATGTGCTTGAAACTGCTGGTGCTAAGGTCCAGGAAACAAAAAACCTTGGAAAAATTAAGTTAGCATACCCGGTTAAGAAAATGCGTCATGGAACGTATATTTTGACCTATGTTGAGCATGATGGCTCAAATCTTCAGAAGATTGATCAGAATCTTCGATTAAGTGAAGATGTTCTGCGACATGTGGTCGTAAAGCGACCAGAAGGAATTCCGACTATGAGCTTTACTCTTACTTCTTATCAAGAACCATTGTCTCCAGAAGGAAAGCGTACCACTGCTAAAAAAGAGCCACGCGCTAAGAAGTCACAGGCTGAGCCAGTTGCAGAAAAAATGACTGCTATGGACTTGGATAAACAGCTTGATGATATTCTTGATTCAGATTTAACCAATATTTAATATGTCAGCATCACTTAATAAAGCAATGATAATTGGTAATTTGACACAGGATCCAGAGTTGCGTCAAACAACATCAGGTCAGGCAGTATGTTCATTCTCTGTGGCTACAAATCGTACTTGGAAAGATCAAAGTGGCGAAAAGCAAGAGCAAGCAGAGTTTCATAATGTTGTTGCTTGGGCAAAATTGGCAGAGATTATTACGCAGTATGTTAAAAAAGGAAATCGAATCTTCGTTGAAGGAAGGCTGCAGACTCGCAGTTGGGAAGGACAAGACGGAGTAAAGCGATATCGAACAGAGATTGTGGCTGAGAATATGGTTATGCTTGGCGGACGAGGAGAAGCATCAGGATTTGGTGGTTCTAGCTCAGACGCAGCCCCTATTCAAGTTCCAGTCCCAGCCGATGACGAAATTAAATTAGAAGATATACCATTCTAGTATGGCAAAAATAACAAACATCAGACAAAAGCAGGCTTCACGATATTGTGCATTCTGCGTTAACAAAAAAACTCCAATTGATTACAAGAACACAGATCTTTTGAAGCGATATATTTCTTCATTTGGAAAGATTGTGCCATCAAAGAGAAGTGGAGTTTGCTCAGAGCACCAGAGAAAGCTTTCAGCTGAGATCAAACGATCAAGAATCATGGCCTTGCTTCCATTTGTCCATAAATAAAAACAAAATTGAACAGATTTAGCGTGTCTAAGTCTGTTCTTTTTTAAGAATTTTTTCTCTTAACAAAATAAATATGGCAGTTCCAAATGCGATTCGACGCGGTACAGTTATTAAAGCAAATGATGACCTGTGGGTTGTCACTAACTTCACGCGTTCATCTTCTGGTCGTGGCGGTGGCTTTGTTCGAGTTAAAATGAAGTCCCTTTCCACAGGAAAAGTGATTGATAACACCTACAAATCAGGTGAATCATTAGAGTTTGCTGATGTGATGAACAAAAAAATGCAATACATTTTTGCCGAAGGGACAATGTATAACTTTATGGACGGCGTTACTTTTGAGCAGGTTTCAATTAGTGAGGACATGGTCGGGGATTCTGTTCAATATTTAAAAGAAGGTTTAGAAGTGATCGTGATTATGTACGGCGACAAGCCAATTGCCATTGATATACCAGTAAAGGTTGACTATGTTGTGGCTCAAACAGAACCAGCTTCCAAGGGAGATACAGTTTCTGGAAATGTCCAAAAAGACGCAGTCATGGACAACGGCCTAAAAGTCCGAGTCCCAATCTTCATAAACCAAGGCGACACAATTCGGGTAAATTCGGAAGAGGGGGTTTATCTCGAGCGGGTTAATAAGTAGAAGGTAGAAATAAGATCAATAAGACCTATGCGACCCATAGGTCTTATTTATTTTATTCCGAGACTTAGTCACCCCAGGTTAGGTCTTAAAGAGTCTTCTTTCTATCCTTGCGACCCTCTTAACTCTTTAATTCTTTCTCCAAAAAAAAGCACAAGCCCTGCCGCAGAGCGCTGGGCAGGGAGGTTGGGGTGGGGATGAGGTCATTCGATGGGACAGCAGGTGGGGTTTGTCCCGAGGCTGTTTTGGGTGTCAGATGGTTGGTCAATCGCTCTGACAACAACAATGGTGATGTTGTCTTTGCACGGTCTTGGCAGACATTTTGCCATTTGAAGCAGGTCCCTGGCGATTTCCAATGCGCTGTCATTTCTTGCTAATGCTTTCTGAATATTGATCGGGAGCAAAAGATCTGAGAGCCCGTCTGTGCAGAACATAAGGGTCTCGCCAGGATTGAACCATATTTCGTAGGTGCTGAAGTTGGCGTGCTCATGCAGGCCGTAGGCATCATAGATCTGGTTCTTTTTTTCATGGTTAAGTCGGTCTTTTTCGTTCATGCCAGCAAGTGGCGTGTCGTCGACCGAGATTTGTTGTAGGCCCTTTTGCCCGAATAGGTAGACCCTTGAGTCACCGATATGAACAATGTGAGCCCGGCAGTATCTCTGATTGATCCAACCAATCGTGCCGACTGCGCCGGCTCGTTCGCAGCCACGCTTGTCTTTATTAATTGCATAGACTGCTGCGTGAGCACGCTTTGCTGCGGCGAGCAGAGGCTCCATCGACGCCTTATCTTCGTGCTGCAAGTACTCGTATTCTTTCAAAACCAATTGGGCGGCCTTGTCTCCATTTTTATGGCCCCCCATTCCGTCGATGACTCCAAAGATCATGGCTGGAAAAAGCATTACGGCGAGATCTTGCTGGTAAGACCTATCGCCAGGGTCGCTAATAGCTGCGAAATCGAGCTTCATGATTCCTCCAGAATCGGTTGAGGTTCTACAACAAAGGTATCGTATTGTCAGGCTTGTGTAAATGAACCGTGGGAAGATCGTAAAAATTATGATAAACTAATGATTGCTATGGCACGAAAACGCAAACGCAAGCAAGGCGGTTCCCATAGAAGTCATTCAGGGCTTTCTGACGGGGTAAAACAAAGCATTTTTGCTATTTGTTTAATCGCACTTGCTGTTTTTTTCCTTCTCTCATTTTTTGATTTGTCTGGAACCATTGGTTTGGCAGCAGATGGAATGTTAGCAAAGCTTTTTGGTTGGGATAGATGGCTTTTTTCACTTATTTTGGTAGTTATTAGTTGGCACATCCTTTTCCCAAGTAGAGGGATTTTTAGTTGGATAAATTATCTTGGCATTGCCCTGTTTTTTATTGCATTTAATGGACTTTTAAATCTTTTCTTACTTGATGATGTTTTTACAATTTCTGATTTAGCAGTCGCTGGCGGCTATATTGGTATGCTTGTATCTGAACTGCTAGTTAGTGTATTAGGATTCTGGGGTTCGTTTGTAGTTGTATTTGCCGGGCTTTGTATTGCAATTATTTTAGTTTTTGATCTTTCATTACAAAATGTCTTAACTGTTCCAGCACACTTTGCCCAGCTTGGTCAGTTTATGCGCAAGTCCAAAGAGCAAGACGATCAGGTTTTGTATGCTGATGATCAATCTAACGAAGAAGACGCAGAGGATCAAGATGACAGTGAAGAATTTGAAGAAAAAAAGAAAAAACCAGTTTTTGATCATCCTGATGACAAAGAGCAAGAGTCAGTCATGACTAGCAAGCAACGAAGAAAAGTGGAGATTCCACTTGAGCTTTTACAGGAACATGGCAGTGACGGAAAATCTGGTGATATTGATCGAAATCAGGAGATTATTCGTCGAACATTTGAAAATTTTGGTATTGATGTGGAAATGGTTGGTGTTCGCGTTGGTCCAACTGTCACGCAATATGCGTTACGACCAGCTGAGGGTGTAAAACTATCTCGCATAGTTGCACTTCACAATGATTTAGCCTTGGCTTTGGCAGCTCATCCAATTCGAATTGAAGCTCCGATACCTGGGCGATCATTGGTTGGAATTGAAGTGCCAAACATTAAGGTTGGTCAGGTTTGTCTGCGTGAGCTTATTGATTCTGATGTTTTTAAACATCGAAAAACAAACTTTACTGCTCCACTTGGAAAGGATGTTAGCGGTACGGTAAACGCAGTTGCAGTCGATAAGGCTCCGCATATGTTGGTGGCCGGAGCAACTGGGTCCGGAAAATCAGTTTGTCTAAATACGATTATTTTATCTCTTCTTTATCAGAATGGACCTGATGATCTAAAGTTGATTATGGTGGATCCAAAGCGTGTGGAAATGGGTGTTTATGCCGGTATTCCTCATTTGTTGATTCCACCAATCACCAAGGTTGAGGAGGCAATTAATGCGCTTAAATGGGCAGTGCGAGAAATGGAGCGCAGATTAGATCACTTGGCCAAGCAGGGGACTCGTGATATTGATGCTTATAATGCCAAGTGTAAGGATCGAATGCCAAAAATTGTTATTATTATTGACGAGTTGGCAGATTTGATGAGTCAAAACAAGCGCGATGTTGAGGCGGTTATTGTCCGCATTTCTCAAATGGCCCGAGCAGCTGGAATTCATCTTGTGCTAGCAACTCAGCGTCCATCGGTAGATGTTATTACCGGATTAATTAAGGCAAACATCCCAACTAGAATTGCTTTTGCAGTTGCCTCACAGGTTGATTCAAAAACAATCCTAGATCAGGCCGGAGCAGAAAAGCTTTTAGGACGAGGCGATATGCTTTTAACAACTCCACAGATTTCCAAGCCAAAGCGTTTGCAAGGTGCTTTTGTTTCTGATGATGAAATCGAGAGGGTTGTTTCTTTCCTAAAAAAGCAAGGCGAGCCAGATTATAATCATCAAATTACAGAAGATACGCGGACTGGTGGAACTGCATTTTCAGCTGATGATTCCGATTCCATGTTGGAAGAAGCAATTGAAATAGTGATTGAAAGTGGTAAAGCATCAACTTCATATTTGCAAAGACGACTTAAAATTGGATATTCGCGGGCTGCCAGAATGATTGATCTTATGGAACAACTTGGCGTGGTTAGTGAGGGAAATGGGGCTAAACCAAGAGATGTACTTGTCAGCCAGTGGCCGATTCATGACGATGAGCCAGAAGATAGTTATGAAAAAAAACACGATAATGACTCTAGATCAGATCAAGATGATAATAAAGTGATCGATGATGAAGCTACGGACGAACAGCAAGAGAATGAGAATACAGAGATAGATGATGATGATGATGATGATGATGATGATGATGATGATGATGATGATGATGATGATGATGATGATGATGATGATGATGATGATGATCAGGAGTTTATCGGAGACCTTGATGATCAAGTAGAGGATGAACAGGAAACAAGAATTATCCACGATGAGTTTTAATTATGGTTTTTGTCATGCGAAAACTTGATTCTGAGCCACAATCGCTTGCAAAAAAGCTAAGGGCTTTGCGTCGAGGAAAAGCAGTGACCTTGGATATGATGGAGCGTCACACTCATATTCAACGGAAGTATTTAGAGGCGCTCGAGCAAGGAAGATTTGAGTGTTTACCCGAGCCATTGTATGCACGGAATTTTATTAGAGCATACGCTCGTGCTTTGGAAGCTGATGAAAGTTATTTTTTGGAGCTTTATGAAGAAGAGTGTGGAGTTTGCGATCTAATTGGACCAATGTGCTCACCGCGTCAAAAAGTTGATAGAAAAAGATTTATTATTTGGAATCAAATGGTTCGCTATAGTGCTTTGGCTTGTTTGCTGCTTTTAATATTTGGATATATTGGTTGGCAGGTTTTTTCAATTATTCAGCCACCAAGTATTGTACTTCTATCTCCAGCCACAGATGTTTTAATTCATGAAGCCCGGCTGTCTGTTTATGGGATTGTTGAGGGTGAGGCAAGCGTTTTTATCAATGGTGAGCCAATCGTAGTTAATGAGGATTTTACATTTGATGCCTCAGTTGATTTAAGAGAGGGTATGAATATACTAGTGATCGAGGCTGAACGAAGATACTCGCGCCGAGCAGTTATTGAAAGATCAGTTGTTTTTGATCCTCAACAGGGGATAAGTCAGGTGAGTTATTTTTTGCAGTAATGTATAATTGTATTTGAGGAGGACGCGCAAAACATGTGTGTCGTCTTTTATTTTAAAGGCGCGTTCTAATCCATCCTTATTTATTATCTTATGTCTAAAACAAATGAACAAAAAGCCAGATTTCAGGCAGCTGATGAAGCGATCTCACAAATTAAACAAAGATTTGGCGAAGGCTCAATTATGCGATTGGGCGAAGCAAAGGCCATGCAAATTGAGTCTATTTCAACAGGTTGTTTATCACTTGATTTAGCTCTTGGTGTTGGTGGCGTGCCAAGAGGCCGAATTATTGAGATTTATGGACCAGAGTCATCTGGAAAAACAACCTTAGCTCAGCATATTGTGGCTGAGGTGCAAAAAATCGGTGGAGTCGCCGCCTTTGTTGATGCTGAGCATGCGCTTGATCCTGAGTATGCGGAAAAAATTGGAGTAAATATTGAGGAATTGTTTATTTCCCAGCCAGATAATGGGGAACAGGCACTAGAAATTGTTGATACACTTGTTCGTTCAAGTGCGGTTGATGTAATTGTGATCGATTCTGTCGCTGCATTAACGCCAAAGGCAGAAATAGAAGGTGATATGGGCGATCATCACATGGGAGCACAGGCTAGATTAATGAGTCAGGCTTTGCGAAAACTTGCTGGAATTATTTCAAAGTCCCATACAACCGTTATTTTTATCAATCAGATTCGTCATAAAATTGGGGTAATGTTTGGAAATCCTGAAACAACATCAGGAGGTAATGCTCTAAAATTCTATTGCTCGGTACGAATTGAGGTCCGTCGAGCAGCTCAAATCAAGCAAGGAGATTTGATTATTGGTAATAGAGTTAAAGCAAAAGTTGTTAAAAATAAGGTTGCTCCGCCATTTAAGGCCTGTGAGTTCGACATTATGTACAACGAAGGCATCTCTACATCTGGTGATCTTTTGGATGTGGGTGTTGTGATCGGAACAATAGAGAAAAAAGGCAATACATATTCATTTGGCGAGGAAAGATTAGGTGTTGGTCGCGAAAACGCTCGTCACTTCTTAAGAGAAAACAAAGATATTTTTGCAAAAATCCGCAAAATGACTGAAGAAAAGATAAAATTAGGGGAATAGAAGTTAACAGAAAAAAGTACACAGCCCTGAGCCCATGGAGATGGCTCAGGGCTTTGAGGTTTTAGCGCGGCCGCGCTCAACGGCTACAGATATCCATTTTTTTCTACAAGCCGCATAAGTTGGCGTGCTGTGAAATTAATTCCCAGTGGTAATCCGGCATCGATGAGTGCTTGGGCAATCTCGCGGGTTCTGGCAAATCGTATGCCATAAAGACCAATGTCGATAACAGAAGCTTCCCACACTTTTGAATGCAAATATTCAGTTATCTGCATTTTGGTGGCAAAATTGTCAGCCGCAAATTCATGTGGATGGTGCATGTGCTGCACTTGAGCAAACCGCTGTTCTATTTGCCAAACATGACTGTAATCAGCATTTCTTAGAGCAGTCACCGTGGCTTTTCTGAGTCCGAGCCTTTCAATCGGTTCAAAAAGCATTGGGTGAAGATGTTTTCGAAGCTCAAAGGCAGTTGCGCTTATCTTGCCATGGCCAGCATCATGGTATTCGTAACTAACATCTAAAATTTCATTCAATCCAGAAATAGCACATAGAAATCCCAGTATTTCCTCACATTCTTGATACGCAGGGAATTCTACTAAGATAAATGGAGGGCGGGGATTTGACCCATTATCTAAAGTACATGGCTGTGTTTGCTGGCCATACTTCTTCGCAGGAGGGCAAAGATAGATATAGCTGTTTATTGCCACGATCCGTGTGCCATCGATGATGTGTGAATTTCTGGTGAGAGCAGGCTTGCCACTTTCACTGGACTCAAGAACTAAATACAGCATTTTCCTCTCCAGGTTCGTTTTTGGCTCATTGGGGCTAAATTGAGTCGGGAATCGACGATTCATCTTGTATTTTTTTGCATGTCCTGTCAATAATTTTGAGAAGTATGTCAATCATAGATATTTACTGTTAGGTTTTTTTCGCGTATTATTGCTATATATTGCTTTTGAATATTAACTGCGGGGTGAAGCGTTTTTTTAACAGATCACTGTCCGTACACCCTGCTGAAGGGTACTCTACTCTAGTACGCTAACATTGGCCTGTTCCTTAATTTGTCTTTTCCCTGCAGTTTGTATTCAAAAGTTGTTTTTTATACATATTTCCAATAATCGCAGTAGATAATAAATAAGTGTTACCGAAATAGATTATATTATTCGTGTCGTTTTTAAGATATTAAATAGCTGTTTTCTTAGTTTATCAATTTCCTGT
>Ga0076180_110_pt1 | contig 9156 bp, 7 predicted proteins | sample RifGroD2_FD_68215 | JGI IMG/M metagenome (GOLD analysis project Ga0076180, IMG submission 68215) | Parcubacteria (Uhrbacteria) bacterium GW2011_GWD2_41_121
TGCTCTGACAAGAATCCCAAGACGGGAATCTTTTTGTTATTGGCTATTTTCCCAAACCAAAAACTCCCAACTGAACGGGAGTTTTGGGACAGCCTCGAAAGGGCTTTTTTGATTTTCGCTTCATACTGAAAACATTGATTATTTCTCTCCAAGACTTAGACAAAATGTCTAAGTCTCTATGTCTAAATCATTCTGACTAAGTCTTAACTTCGTTCTAATTAAGTCCCCCCCCCCACTTCTAGCCATCAAAAAGATCCCTCCTACCGTCGGGATGGGAATTGAGAATGTCTGCTATAATAGTTCCATGTCTCAAGACCTCAACTACCTTATTGCCTTAAACGAATTTCCTAAATTTGGACCCAAATCTTTGGCGCGATTGATGGGTTATTTTGCTTCGGCACCGTGTGCTTGGGAGGCAACTGCACCTGACTTAAAGCTGGCTGGAATTCATGACAATGTTATTAATGAATTTTTAGAAGCTCGCAAAGCAATCAATCCAGATGCTTTAATGCAACAGATAACCGACAATCAAATTTCAGTTTTAACGCTAACTGATGATTCTTATCCTTCACTTCTCAAACAGATATACGACCCGCCTTATCTTCTTTTTATCCGTGGTACACTGCCAAATCTTGATAACCATCGTTCACTGTCCATTGTTGGCTCGCGCAAAGCCAGTGATTACGGAATACGAGTTGCTAAAGATCTGACTCAAGAAATTGCCAAACAAGGAATCGTTACAGTGAGCGGGCTAGCGTTTGGTATTGATGAGATTGCTCATCGGGCGACAATTGATGTGAGTGGAATCACGATTGCGGTATTAGGTTTTGGAATTTTAAATCCTCCGAGCGCGCGTGAACAAGAAGTTCAAAAATTAATTGTGGAAAATAATGGCGCAGTAATCAGCGAATTCCCTATCCTCATGCATGGAGCAAAACAAAACTTTCCCATTCGCAACCGAATAATCTCAGGCATTAGCAATGGCACGCTGGTAATTGAAGCTGCAGAAAAATCTGGATCTTTAATTACTGCACAATCTGCTTTAGAACAAAATCGTGAAGTCTTTGCCGTACCCGGTTCGATCACATCTCCGACCTCTGCTGGCACAAATATACTTTTAAAAAATGGCGCACATATGGTAACTTGTGCACAGGATATCCTTAATGTCTTTGACATGGGGTCTTGCACGCCAGCTCAAGTTGAAATAAAACAAAAGCCAATTGGATTAACTCCAGAGGAAACAGCTATTTTGGAAACTCTTTCTAAAACTCCAATCCACATTGATGAAATAACTCGCCAAACAAAACTGGCTGCTCATCAAATCTCTGCTACCCTCTCAGTTCTTGAACTCAAAGGGCTTGTACAAGATACTGGTGGCCAATATTACACCTATGCCTAACCTATTTGAACAATACAAACAAAGCTACGAATCTTTTTTGTCACTAGCAAATCTTTGCCAAAAGCAATTTTCTGACTCTACTTTAGAATTGAAAAAATCACTCAAAAGGACGGAACAGTTTTTAGATGCGCTAGGAAGTCCACACAAAAAACTAAAAATTATTCATGTCGCTGGCACTAGCGGAAAGGGATCGGTCGCTTATTCGATTCATCAGATGCTTGTGGCTGATAATAAAAAAGTTGGCACTTATCTTTCACCACACACCACAACTTTTTTAGAACGCTTTCAATTTAGCAATGAGCTGTTACCAGCAAAAGATTTAATAAGTTCAATAAATAAGCTAACAAAAGTTTACGAAAAATTTTTAGAAACTCACGATGCCCCACTTTCATTTTTTGAACTTTCCACCTGTTTATCACTTTTTGCTTTTCAAAATGCTGGTGCACAGTGGTGCGTACTTGAAGCTGGCTGTGGCGGACGATGGGATGCAACCAATGTTATTCCCACGCCAGTGATTGCTGTTATTACTAACATCGATAAAGATCATACTGATATTTTGGGTGACACTCTAGCAAAGATTGCCTATGAAAAAGCTGGGATTATAAAAAAAGATGAAATTATATTTTGCGGAGAAACCAGACCAAAAATCAAAAAAGTTTTCATGGACGAAGCGATCAAAAACAATGCCGCACTTTTCTTTATCAATCCGCCGTTTGAAAATTTAATTGGTGCCAATCATGGCGAGCATCAACAGCACAATATCTCACTAGCCATTGCCGCTGCAAAGGAAATCCAAATATCTAACAGTGCCATTGAATTAGTTCTCAAAAATCTAAAGCGGCTGCCATGTCGATTTGAAACAATGCAAAAATCACCAATGATTATTTTGGACGGCGCTCACTCCCCTGCTAAAATTGCGTCAACAGTTAAACACATTAAAACTTTAAAAAAACCAGTACATTTAATTTTTGGATGTGCCGCTAATAAAGATGTCTCCTCGATGCTTGATTTACTTATCCCCCATGTTGCCAAAGTTACAACTACACGGTTTCAAATGACAGAGCGCAAAACAGCCAATCCAGCCGAGCTATTAAAGCTTATCCCAAAAACAAAGCAATCAGGCGTTTTCCTAGATCATTCTGACGCGCTGGCACATGCCAAGAAAACTATCAAAAGCGACGAAATTATTATTGTCACTGGCTCACTATTTTTAAGTGGCGAAATGCGCGCACAGTGGATAGGTGAAGAAAAAATAATTAGCAATCAAAATTCATTCTAAATTATCAGTTATATGAAATATGCTTTTCTTTTTACGGCTAACGCCTAACACTTTTCTATAATGAACAAATTTTATTTTTATTTTTTAAGAGGGGGTATATGGTATTTTCTCCGCTACGCTACGGAAACAACGCTACGGAAACGATTTATTTATAAGGGGAAATAAGTTACAATATTAACAATAAAACTGAATATTATGCCTTACTTAAAATTTATATCCGACAATGATCTCTGTGTTGCCGTTGCTCGTGTAATTAATATTATTGAAACGGCAGAACATGATGCAGAAATCAAACTACACAAAAACGTGATAGATCCTTTTTCTGCTCTATTCCACGGAGTTACGCATTCAATTTCATATCAAGAATGGATTGAACAAGAAAAGGCCAGACAAACTCAAAAAACAATGCAAAATGCTATTGGAGATTTTCATCAAGAGGTTTTAGGAGCTGTACCCGGGTGGAAAGATTTGGGCGTGGGTGGTGGTCTTGATGTCGTTAATGAAGAAAAGAAAATTATTGCGGAAGTAAAGAATAAATTTAATACAACAAAAGGTAATCATAAAGTTGAAATTTATGACGCAATTAAAGCAAAGTTAAAAATGCCTGAATATGCTGGTTATGTTGGATATTTTGTTGAAGTGATACCGCAAGGCAAGAAAAAGTATGATAAACCATTTACTCCACCTGATAATAAAACCAAGAAACGCCGACCTGTTAAAAATAAAATCAGAGTTATTGATGGCGTAAGTTTTTATGAAATGGCTACTGGAAGAAAAAATGCACTTCAGGAATTATTTGAAGTTTTACCTCAAGTTTTAGCTGATAAACACAGATACAAGCTAAGCAAAAAAGAAACAAAAGAGTACTTTGGATTGTTCAAGCTCGCCTTTTCCACAAGATAACCATTGCATAGGCATTGGTTATTTAATATAATTATGATAGATAAACTTTCTATCATTTTTTATATGCAAACCAATCAAAAATATTATACAGCAGGTGAGGCTGCTTCTCTGCTAGACATATCAATTGATACCATTAGACGCTGGGATAAATCTGGCTTGATTAAATCATTTCGGAATAACAGGAATGCAAGAATATTTTTATTAGATGAAGTTAAAAGAATCCAAAATAAATCTGGTAGTAAAACGAATGAGTTTAAAATTTTAAAAAACAAAAAGAGATCACCATACACTGCGATTGAACTGTTTGCTGGAGCTGGAGGTACGGCAATAGGTATGGAGAATGCGGGTATTGAGCATGTCTTATTAAATGAATATGATAAATATGCTTGTGAAACCTTACGAATAAATAGACCAGATTGGAATGTAGTAGAAGACGATATCCGAAATTTAAAATTTGAGGAAGGACAAGCAGACATTGTACAAGGTGGTTTTCCGTGTCAAACTTTTTCTTATGCTGGAAAAAAAATGGGGTTTGAAGATATTCGTGGAACTTTATTTTTTGAATTTGCTAGATGTGTAAAAGAAGTTAAACCAAAAATTGCTATTGGTGAAAATGTAAAAGGCCTACTAAACCATGATGGAGGAAGAACTCTAAAAACAATGATTTCTGTTTTGGAAGAATTGGGCTACAGAGTAAAATATAAAGTACTTCGTTCACAATATTTAGATGTATCACAAAAAAGAGAGCGCTTGATAATTATTGGAGTACGAAATGATCTAGATATTCCTATCTCATTTCCAAAAGAAAAAGATTATATTATTCCGCTTCGTGAGGCATTATATAAATGCCCAAAATCTGAGGGTCAAAAATATCCCGAAAAAAAACATAAAATTTTAGAACTTATTCCACCAGGTGGGTATTGGAGAGATTTACCAGAAAAATTACAAAAAGAATATATGGGAGCAAGTTTTTTTATGGGAGGAGGAAAAACTGGCATGGCAAGACGGCTTTCATGGGATGAACCGTCATTAACATTGACTTGTAGTCCAGCTCAAAAACAAACAGAACGATGTCATCCCAAAGAAACTCGCCCTCTTACTGTTCGCGAATATGCTAGAATCCAAACATTTCCCGACAACTGGAAATTTACAGGTTCAATTTCTCAACAATATAAACAAATTGGTAATGCTGTACCAGTAAATCTTGGTTATCATATCGGTGATACGGTAATAAAAATGCTAGAAGGAGAGGTTGAAGAAGAAATTATAGAGCCAGTTTCTTCACAGCAACAATTATTTGCCTTTGCTTAATAAATTTTCAATAAACCACTATGTTATATTCAAAAACATTATCATTAAATTGCCCGCATTGTGATACAAAATGTCAATTTGTGGTTGTTGAGCAAGGGCATCAAAAATGTATAAATGACGATAAACATCATATCCCTTATATTTGTACGAATTGCAATGGCTTGATTGCAACAAAATGGACAGTGCATAATAATTGTAGTCCTGATGAATTTCGCAGTAGTCCCGGTGGATATGGGCAAAGATTAGATATTTATTATCCGATTGTCGGCGATTGGAAACCGAGAGTAAATTTACAACTCATTACAAATGAAAAAGTTAGAACAGATTTTAAAGAAGCAATAAGTTGCTATAACAATGGGTTTAATAATGCTTGTATGCTAATGGCTCGTCGTTCAATTCAGCAAGAAATGATAGATAAAAAAGCCACTGGTAAAAATTTATATCAACAAATTGAATCCACAGGAATATCAGAAAAACTAAAAGCTCTTTTGCATAAAATAAAAAACTTTGGAAATAATGGCGCTCACCCAGATTTTTGTTTATTTGATGAAGAAGGGAATGAAATTATTGACAAACATGGATTTGCAAAATTAAGTTTAGAATTTCTAGATAGATACTTTGCAAATGAGTATGAAATAGATTCACTCGTAGAATCTGCTCCAAGAAGTCACAAAGAACTTGAAGAGAAAGAAGACAAATAAGTAGTCTTGGCTTCGGGGCATTCACCCCCAGCCCCTCTGCCCCTACGCCAAAACAAAAATAAAATTTGTTCATTACAGAAAAATGGTCTCGCTAAAGCGAGACAAAAAGAAAAGCATACATCATATAACACAGCATATCTGGTTACGGCTTTTTACAAAAGCCTCCGCCCATATTTGCCTCCGCCACGCTACGGCAAACATCAAATATGCCGATACGCTATACCAAATCCTCATTTGTCGTAAATAAGGGACGATCGTCCCTTATTTACGACACGAGCCTAGCTTTTAGAGCTTATCTCTTTTATTGTCTTTCTTTTATTGTCTTTCTTGACACATCAGACATGTTCCTGCATGATTTGCTCATCAAACACGAAGAAATCATGAATTATGGCAAAAACACTACTAATTGTTGAGTCTCCAACCAAAGCGAAAACTATCAAAAAATTCCTCGGCGCACAGTACGAGGTTTTGTCGTCTTTTGGTCATATTCGTGATTTGCCAAAACGCGAAATCGGAGTTGATGTTCAACATGACTTCAAACCAACCTATGTTATTCCAACTGACAAACGCAAGCGAGTGTCAGAATTAAAAGCTGCGGCCAAAAATGCTGATCAGATCTATCTAGCAACTGACGAAGACCGCGAAGGAGAAGCCATTGCTTGGCACATTGCCAATGTTCTTGATTTAAATCTTAAAGATGTTAAACGGATCGCTTTTCATGAAATCACCAAGCACGCCATTGAAGAAGCTTTAAAAGAACCTCGACCATTGATGATTGATCTAGTTGACGCTCAACAAACTCGCCGCATTCTTGATCGCTTGGTTGGCTACGAACTGTCACCGTTTTTGTGGAAGAAAGTTCAACGCGGGCTTTCGGCCGGTCGAGTGCAATCAGTTGCGCTACGATTAATTGTGGAGCGCGAGCGTGAACGCAATGCTTTTAAGCAAGAAGAATACTGGACCATTGAAGGTCAGTTTGAAAAAGATGCACAAGTCTTTGAAGGTAAGCTAGCAAAAATTGATGGAAAAAAACTAGACAAGCTTGATATCCACGATCAGGAACAGTCAGATAAAATCGTGACTGACTTGCAAGGCGTGCAAGCCGTTGTTGATGCTATTGAGAAAAAACAAGCAACCCGTAAACCACCAACACCTTTAACAACCTCAACATTACAGCAAGAAGCCAACACAAAACTTGGATTCGGTGCTAAGCAAACAATGACCATTGCGCAAAAACTTTATGAAACAGGACGCATTACTTATATGCGAACTGACTCACTTAATCTAGCGGAAAAGTTCCTAGGCGAAGCGCAACAATTTATTTTGTCAGCCTATGGCTCAGATTATGCAAAAGGTGCGGTTGCTTACAAAACAAAAAGAAAAGGCGCGCAAGAGGCTCACGAAGCCATCCGCCCAACTGATCCAGCCCAAACTCCAGACTCACTCAAAACAGTACTCAAAGACGCTGGCATGTGGAAACTTTATGATTTAATTTGGCGACGAACAATTGCCACTCAACTTCCAAATGCAAAAATAGAACAAACTGGAATTGACCTACAAGCCAAGCAATACACTTTTAGAGCCACTGGAAATGTAATTGTTTTTGACGGATTCATGAAAGTCTATCGCGCAGCCAAAGAAACAGTATTGCCCGAAGTCACTAAAGGAGATTTGGTTGACACAAAATCAATGGCTGCCAAGCAACATTTTACAGAACCGCCAGCTCGATATTCAGATGCAACTCTGGTTAAAATTTTGGAAGAACATGGAATTGGTCGACCTTCAACTTATGCGCCAACAATTGGAACAATTATTGATCGTGGCTATGTGGAACGCGATGATCACAAAAAGTTAGCACCAACAAACACAGCCTTAATTGTTACTGATCTGCTGGTTGAACACTTCCCCAACATTGTTGACTATGCTTTCACAGCCAACATGGAAAAAAACTTGGACGATATTGCTGAAGGAAAAGCAGAATGGGTGCCAACACTTGCTGAGTTTTATGTACCGTTCCATAAAAATCTTGATGAAAAAAGTGGCGAGCTTACCAGAGCAGATGTCATGCATGAGCGCGAGCTAGGTGTTGATCCAAAATCAGGCAAACCAGTATTTTTAAAAACCGGACGCTTTGGTGCTTATGTTCAGCTTGGTGTTTACAATAAAGAAGACAAAACTTTACCAAAACCAAAAAGCTCATCATTACTCAAAGGCATGAACATGGATACAGTCACTCTTGAAGAAGTAATGCCACTCTTTGACTTGCCACGCACAGTGGGAAAAACAGAAGATGGAGAAATCATCACTGCTCAAATGGGTCCATATGGTACGTATTTAAAAGCAGGAAAAACAAATGCCTCACTGCCAGAAGATATTAATCTACTCACAGTAAGTGAAGAAATTGCGCGCACAATTATCAAAAATACCAAAGAACAAAAAAAAGCAATGGCCGAACCAATCGCAACTTTAGGAAAAGATCCGGAGTCTGAAGGTCAAATCCTTGTTAAAGTTGGTCGCTTTGGACCTTATGTAACAGACGGAAAAACAAATGCCTCAATTTCCAAAAAACTTGATCCAAAAACCTTAACCCAAGAACAGGCAGTGGAATTATTGGAAAAGAAAAGAAAGCGAGGGAATGGGAAGTGGAAGGGGAAAAAAGTATAAAGTATAAAGTATAAAGTATAAAGCAAAAAGCAAAAAGCTGGAAGCACGAAATTCGCAAAACAGAACATCAAATTAAAAGGATCGACATTGTCGATCCTTTTTTTAACCTTTAAAACTTTTAACTTTCTACTTCTCAACCCCTACTTCTTCTTCCTCAATGCGTCTTCTTTCTTTTTTTCTTCTTCTTGATCTTTCTTATACTTCTCCAGCAATTTTACATTTGCTTCTGGAGTTTCACCAAACTTAACATCTTTCTGACCAATTAGTTGCAAAAAACCGGGAACAATCTCATTTTTAAGCCACTTAAGTCCAAACACGGCTTTCTTCATTCCCCACCATGCACCTTTGATAAGTAAACCTGGAATAACAATCGCTCCAAATATTCCTGTTTTAACTGCTTTGGAAATTTTTGGATGATTTTTATCAAAATCTCTAACAAAAGCATATCCAGCTCCAAGATCTCTAGCAACTATTCTGATTTCTTCAATCCCACGATCAACAGCTCCTGCTCCCAAACGATCAACCTCACGAATTACTGATGGACCCTCTGCTCTTCTTCCAGTCCAAAGCTGTTCTGCTGTTCCTCTCGCCTCATTACCCATGTCTTGCGCAGTTCCAATGACAGCATCTACGCCGCGTTCTGCCACCCGATTAAAAGCTTCCATCGCGGATGGATTACGAAGTGCCTCGGCTCCAACCACAGCTGCTGCCGCAACTTCAGCTCCAGCCACACCAGACTCTTCATCTGAATCAGGAATTACAGTTGGCGATGATTCATAATCAGATTCTGCCTCAGGCGCTGGTGCTGCCTCCTCCCCATCCCCCATAGCTTCGATTGCATCTAAACCATCCCCTGCTGACTCTGGAATTACAGTTGTTGCCTCAGCCGAATCAGGGAT